>Strait_p2__coassemble_741_pt1 | contig 20115 bp, 19 predicted proteins | sample Strait_p2__metabat2_high_PE_019 | metagenome-assembled genome bin Strait_p2 | reverse complement strand
AAAACGGAACTAAAGTAAATTAGAGCTTTTGCATTCGATAAATTTGTCAAAAGTCCGATGGCAAAAGATCTAAAGCCCGAACGGGGCGTCGGTTCATTCTGCTGGCTCGCTGTTTGCTTATTGCATGCGCTTCTCAAAAGAAGAAAGGCCAGCCACCCCAAGTAGAGGCCGCCCAAGAACATAATCAACTGCTGCAGCCAGGCAAACTGCTCAAACAACCACTGGAGGCCTAACAATGAGAGCGCCGCCCAAAAAGCTACGCCTAAGGTAATGCCCAAGACACAGCACAACGCCTCTTTTCGAGATCTTCCGACGGCCGTCTGCATTACGATAAAACAATCCGGTCCAGGAGACATTAAGGCAATTAAATGGACGGCGGCAATCGTAAAAAGGGTCGAAAGCATTGGGAATCCTTGATCGATAAAAAGTATCTAATCCAAAATTGTATTATTTCGTACGCCTCGAAAAAAAATGAGCGGCAGAATCAACTTCCAATCCTGCCGCTTACAGTTACGTTGTTAACCTTTTATCTATCAGGCAACTTTCAAAAAGCCGTTTTTAAAATGCGTGGTGGAGACCCAAGCCTAGACTCCAAGACTTAAAGTTTTCTTCAACGGCTTTTTCCTTCAGCATCTTGCCTGCAGTCGCATAGGCACCCCAACCATAAACAAAGGTACGTTTAGAAAGCGGATATTCATAGGCAGCCCCGACTGTAACGCGGTTAAATTTGTCATTTGACAGCTTTTCATCACCCACGACAACTCCGTCGGCTGATTTGACTTTTCCGAACCCATAATTCGCTGCAACTTTGAATGTACCGCCTGCCGCAGGCACTTCTGCACCCAAAGTAAATGCATTCTGATTCATGCCTTTTCCGGCAACAGTAACATCTTCTAATTGGTCAAAACCGTGGAAGCGGCTCGCATACTGATAACCGAAGAAAGCCTTAGCAACTTCAAAATCATAAGCTGCACTGAGGCTGTACACCATTGTCGCTTTATCTTTGTTTTCGGCGCCCTTGTTATCAAAACGCTCGACAATACCGGCAAGAGACAAATTACCGATTTCATAAGTAGCGCCCAAGCCATAGTAGTGGCTGTTGCGCGACCATTTTTGAGTGTCCTCTTCTACACCGTTTGAATATTGCGCATGAATTTTCAAACCGCCGAATTCGGGAGAAACGTAAACGATACTATTGTTGTTAATCTGACCTGTAACAAACGTGTTTCCCAGGCCGCCCTGAAGGTAATCGGTCCCAAGAGGAGAAGCGTCCCAGATTGAATAAGAGCCTTCATAAGACGCTAATCCGCCCATCCGTCCAAAAGCAAGTTCGCCAAAATTACCGGACAAGGAGAGGGTTGCCTGCTTGCTGAAAGCCTTACCGTCTTCTCCAGCCGCCCCATTATCCATAGTAAAACCGTTTTCCAAAAGAAAGCCGACGGAGTATCCGTTTCCTAAATCTTCGCTGCCTTCCAATCCCCAAACGCTACCTCCGGCAATACCATCATCCAAAGAAACAGTTGCGTCCCCTCCTTTTGCTTTATTAACAACCACTGCTCCGTCAATTGTCCCGTAAAGCGTAACCTGCGATTCGGCCGCAGCCATCGTACCAGCGGAGGCTAGTGCAGGACTAAAGCTGTTTTAGCTAATTTCATACTACCTCTGAAAATTGTGAAAAACATTGAACAAGAATCATTCTCATTCTATTTCATAACGCTTTAAAAATAATAACTTTGGGATAAAGATTGCTTTTTGTGGTTTCAGAGACAAAAATATGAAATTTCCTTCAGATTTTCAACACGTTATCCTTTCTAAGGAAAACTTATACGAAGCCAGAGAAAAATAATTACTTTTCGGACAATCAAAAGTTGTTTGATTATCCAAGATCTGAGGACCTCGGGCTGACTTGCATTCACGTCCTAAACAAAAGCGGTAGTACGAGATTCAGCCCGAACTACTGTATAGCTACATATGGTGCATATTTGGGCAATCTCGCAATTCAGCCATAGGCGAGTACTTACACATGCGAACAGGCACCTCACAACTGCTGCTTATTCACAAAAAGGCCACCATCGAGTCCGATCAGTTTTTGAGCTGTTTATTACCGAATTCTATTAGTAGGAATAATGGAGATTATGAGATGCCGGCACGCCTCGTCAGACGGTCCAATCAGGCGAACCTTACGGGTTCAGCACCTATCCGTCTACTTCGCACTCACACACGGGGGATTTCTCGGCATTCGTTAAAACTCAGCCTAGTTTAAATCCTACGCCTAACAGTCCTGCGAACCCAGCGATTCCTAAAACCACCAGAATTAACAAGCAAATAAACGCAACAACGCTGATCTTTTTCTTTGCAACAAAGTAAACCAATGCAGCAAGAATAAGCACGCTGAGCGCTGCCCAAATAACTGTGAATACATCAATCATGATGACACCTCCTTCACTCAATCTACTATTGTTTAACAGTTGCTTACGAATACCAGCTCCGAAATAGGCAACTTCAAGGCGTGGAAAATATTGTCCTTTACGCCTTTAAATCAGTAGATTTGGATGATTCGGTTTCGGAAAAAAATCTGCTGACAACTCTTTAACTAGAGTCAGATTAATGACAAGACTCAGCTTTCAAAAAAGAATAATCCTCTTCCTGTATCTGTGTCAGTATGCCTGTTTTACTCTCTTCTTTGGCAGTGACTGCAAAAATATGTCGCCCTTTTGTTTTGAACAATTTTTTTGATTGGACGGCCACAACAGGAACAAGGCTTTCCAGCTTTTCCATAAACCTTAGCGTTTAAAGTGAAATACCCTTGTTCCCCCTCAGCTGAGACAAAATCTTTCAGAGTAGAACCTCCTTCCTGTAAAGATAACGTCAACACCTGTCTAATCGCCGCCACCAGCCGCTCTAGCCGTTTCGTTGAAAGTTTGTTCGCAGGAGTCAGAGGTGAAATACAAGCCTCAAACAAAGACTCAGAACAATAAATATTCCCCACGCCAACAACGTATTTTCCTGTCAACAGGGCTTCCTTAATCGGCAGCGAAGTATTTGCTAAAGCGGAATGCAGCCGGTCCGCAGTAAAGTCATCCGAAAAAGGTTCTTCACCCAACTTCGCAATTTCAGGCAAGTCGTGAGGGTCTTGAGACTCTGGCAACCAAATCAAAAAGCCAAAACGTCTGGGATCGTGGTAGCGGACCGCCAAATCCCCGAAGAGGATATCTATATGATCATGCTTTACCGGTTCAGTGGCTTTAGGATCAACGATCCGCATCACTCCTGACATTCCGAGATGAGAAACGATATATCCTCGATCGAAAGACCAAATCAGGTATTTACCTCTTCTTTCAATTGACCGCAAACATTGTCCTTTCAGCAACTCTGAAAGATTTGCCGGGGCTGCTTTTCGGAAACGCGTCTCACGAACAACCGCGCCCGTGCAACGTCGGCCGCCGACACGCTTCAATATTCCAAGTCGCGTAATTTCTACTTCGGGGAGTTCTGGCATAACACCGAAGGACTAAACGGGACGCACTGAGGCCGAAAACTCGTTCCAAACAAAGTGTTTCTGGGCTCCGGAAGAATGTGCTTCCGTTAAAAAGGAAGGTAAGACAACTTTTTGAGCGCCCTTCAATGAGATCTTCCTGCACCGGGTAATTCTGCGAATACCGGCTGAAGCGACTCTTGCTTCAAATTCAGATTTTTGGTTCATTACAGCAACCTTTGGAAGGACAAACTAAGTAAAGGCAATTATCACCATCCACTCAGGGTTAGTACATAGACATTATCCCTTAGCTAATGCTCATATATGGTATGAATCCGTGAAACGTTTGTGCTTGCGCTAGAATTTCCAAATCAACGCATGGGTACACGATGGCAAAGAAGAATACTTCCGGGATCGCTTTATACAAAGAAGATTTGAAGCAAAGCATTGAAGAACTGACTGATCTTCAAAGAAAAATGCTTTCTCTTACTTTATCGGATCTGAACCCCGAGGACTTTAACCTCGACAAGATTTATCCCGTTTCCGTGGACAGTTTTTCAGAATTTCGCTGCCAAAACGCTGAGGACGCTTATGAAACATTAATTGAGTCCGCTTCTGCCCTATTTGATAAATTTGTCATGATCCGAGGCGGAATTGAAGCACAGACAGAAGACGAAATTGAATTCTACCGCTGGCTTTCACAATTAAGGTATTCAGACAAAACGTACTCTGTGGGCCTAATTTTTTCTAATATGGTCAAGTTGTACTTGACAGATATACAAGAGATTCTCTTAAAGAAAACGGAGCCTTCCGTCCAAAAAGAGCTGGACCTTTTCAGCTAAACCTCGATACATCGACACTTCTCAAGAATTTTCACAGTCAACAGCTAAGCCTGCATTACCGTTTAAAAATAACCTATATACGGGATGTGTAATCTTCCGAGAGGCCCTAACGGACAGCGGTTTGTCGCGAAAACGGCACACCCAAACTCAAAAAACTGTTTTTTGCCCTAAAAAAACCTTATTATCAGGGTTCCATTCAAACACTATCAGAGGAATCGAATGAATAAAACTGAATTGATTGCTGCCGTTGCAGAAGCATCCGGTAAATCTAAAGCTGATGTTAAAGATGTTCTGGATGCTCTGACAGCTCAGATCGTCAAAACTGTTAAAGCAGGTGATGAAATCACTCTCGTTGGTTTCGGAACTTTCAAGTCTGCTAAGCGCGAAGCTCGTACCGGCCGCAATCCTGCCACCGGAGCAACGATCCAGATTCCCGCTTCTGTTCAGCCGAAATTCGTTGCCGGCAAACAGTTTAAAGATGCTCTCAATACAAAATAATTTGTTTTTGAGCTGAGTAAAAAGGCCGTTAAGAGTTCTTCTCTGCGGCCTTTAATTTTTGTCTTTTCGTGTGTTTTAGGCATCCCGCATTTTAGTCATCGCCTGATCTAAGTCATTGATCATATCTTGCGGATCCTCCAAGCCGATGTAGACGCGGATCATCGTACGCATAATCTTCGGATCTCCGACCGTGCGTTTCCCATAGCTTCTAAGGATCAAACTCTCAAATCCTCCCCACGAATAACCCAATCCGAATAGCTTCAGAGAATCCATAAAACGGTTGATCTGCACGTCCGTAAAATAGTCCTGAAATTGGAAAGCAAACAGTCCGATAGGTCCTGCGAAGTCTCTCTTGTAAATGGGGTACCCGGGATCCTTTTCATAGGCCGGCCAAATCACTTTTTTGACTTCTTCCCGCTTCAGAAGCCAGTCAACCACTTTTCGTGTATGCGCACCAACTGCATCAAGGCGCACCTTCAAAGTATGCAGGCCTCTTAGTCCTAAGTACACGCTCTGAGCAGAAGCGTATTGCCCCGTCATTTTGCAGACAGCTCTGACCTGTTTCCAAGTTTTTTCATTGCAGGTAACCGTAGACATCAGTACATCGCTGTGACCGCAGATGTATTTGGTTGCCGAATGCACCACGACATCCACCCCGTGTTTTAAAGGCTGGAAATTGATCGGCGTGGCATAGGTGTTGTCGATCATCGTAACGACTCCGTGCCTGCGTGCAACCGCGGCAATTGCCGGAACATCCTGCATTTCAAAGGTATGCGTGCCGGGGCTTTCCATGTAGATCAAACGAGTATTAGGGCGAATTAATCCCTCAATTCCCGCTCCGATGGTGGGTCCATAAAACTCTGCTTCCACACCGAAATTTTTTAGTAGTACCTCACAGAACTGACGTGTGGGACCGTAGACGGAATCCGTCACAAGCATGTGATCCCCCGTCTTCAGGAACGCCATCATCGGGATGGTGCACCCCGCTAAACCCGTACTAAAGGCCCAAGTCCCGACACCGCCTTCGAGTTTATTCATGGCCTCATAAAAAGCTTCATGCGTCGGTCCTCCGTCCGTCCCATAAGTCCGGGCGGTACCGTCGCCATATAGATGGTTGTCAACGCGTCCGAACAGGTCATCCATATCGTCGTGAATAATGGTCGAACCTTCATAAGGCGGGACATTCACGTAACCGCCGCTTGCTTCTAAATTGCGCCCGCAATGCGAGAGAATAGTTTGCAAACCCGGTTCGTCCTTTGGTTTATTCATAATCTTCCTCCGTTTTGGACCGCGGTCTATGCTTCTCAACGGTCCACAAACATCTGTTTCAGTTCTTCTGCCACGATATCTCGTAATGGGGATTCAATAAGCGGATTCCAAGCGATTGAAAGGGGCAAACAAGGAGTTGCATCCGTAATCGTTTCTGCCTTGATATATTCAGGCATCCACTGTCTGAAGGATTCCGGGAGAAAAGCTATACCCTGCCCGCAGCTCACAAATCCCATTTGGCGCGGGCTGGATTCGACCTCGTGGATAATTCTCGGCGTGAAGCCGCCAACTTCCTGACAAAAACCGACAAGACCGTCAAACAGCCGAGGCGCAATGGCACGCCGTGTAAAAACAAAATCCTCATTTCGCAGCTCTTTAATTGACACTCCGCCCTTCCCTGCTAAATGGTGATTTCGATTTAAAAGTACGATTGGTTTTTCATTGATGAGGTTTGCCATCCTCAAACGCTGATCCGACAAAGTATCAAAAAACGCCATGCCGATTAAAACTGTTCCGTCCGTGAGCTCTGTTTCAACCTGATAAGAATCAATTTCCTTCACAAACAGGGAAATATTCGGGTGCAATGCCGCAAGACGTTTTTTAAACTCCGGAATAAAAAACAGCATCGACTCCGTGTTCGCACCGATCGTTAGAATCCCCTGCGCATTTTGCTGCATTTGCTTCACGGAGAAATTCAAGACTTCCGCCTGCCGCACCAGCTGGTCAATCATCGGCATGAGTGCGTTGCCTTGTGCCGTCGGAGAAACGCCGCGAGGCGTTCTCTCCAGCAGTTTCATTCTTAACCTTGCCTCTAGCTCGTCGATCTGAAGAACAAGAGGAGGGACGGACATATTCAATCGCTTGGCTGCCCGCCGGAAGCTCTTCTCCTGAGTCACGGCAGCGAACAGCATCAGCTGTCTGATGGTGCGGTAATCGAAACAGCGGCGCATTCTGATGTTAGCAAAAAGATAATTGAGTGATAAAGATTTTATATCACTTAGCCTCCTAGGCGTTTGATTTTATTCCTACACTGACGAACAACAAAGGAGAAAAAAATGTCTGTTTCAAGCCTCGGACTCTTTTTCATCGTGGTTTTTATCACTTGCATCACGCCCGGTGCCGGCGTTCTCTATACGCTCAAAAACGCGATTAACTACGGAAAGGCAAATGCTTTTCTCTCTCCCACAGGAAACGCTATCGGCGTGTTATTTATGAGTACGCTTGCAGCGAGCGGGCTCGGTGCTGTCATTCATGAGTCGCCCGTCATGTTTTACGGGCTGCAGATATGCGGATGCATGCTGTTGTTTTGGTTCGGCTGGAAAAGCTGGACGGCTCCGGCCATCTCACTTTCTTCTTCCATCAAGTCGTTTAATCTAAAGGAGCTCAAACAGGAAAGAATCCACATTTTGACGAGTGCTGCACTTCTTCAAGTCACAAATCCCATGTGCATCGTGTTCCTTCTCTCCCTGTTCCCTCAGTTTATTGACCCCAAGGGCTCCTATGTGCAGCAAGTTTCCCTGATGATCGCCATGTTTGTTATTACCTGCTGGTTTGTCCACATCGCCTACAGCTATTCTGCCGCAGCTGCTGCGGATCGATGGATGACGAAAAACTTTTCTCTCTGGCTCAATAAAATCAGCGGATTTCTTTTCTGGTTAATATCTGTATCAATCCTCGTCAAAATGTTTTAACACAGTACTTCTTGTCAACCACAACTACTTAATTTCTCAAGAATTTTTTGAGACTCGCATGCCTGAAATAGGTTCTTACAAATATTATGGTAGAAACCCTTAGGGCTTTATGCTAATATTCGTTTGTGGCAATTGAATGTTGTCACTTCTCCTTGGGATTTGAGGTTGAAGCGAGAATCTTCGAAGAGCTTTTTGAGATCCCTTTCGGGAACTCAGGTTCTTCTCTCGCTAATTTAGATACCGGCGTCTGAATGGTTTATTTCAGACGCCCTTTTTTTGCCTGTTTCCTTGCGCTAGTCACGAAATATAGTCCAGTATAAGGCCGCTCAGGGGAGAATGCTTTTTGGCGTTCTGAGACCGAAATTAGGACCGGCAAAAATTCCCCGGATTAGGCTCTTTTTGCACAAAAAATGCTCTGGCTTTACTGGGTGATCACAAATTAAAAAAGTCAATGTTTTTCGAATTTTTTCTTTGTAAATTAAATAAATAACGACAACACAGCCCCAAAGCTTTGGTATAGAATTCAACATTTTCACAGTTTCAAAACATACTAAAAAATGGAAGACTTACCTAAACAGGCTGTCAAAGAACAGCAGAAGGATGAGACCGCTCTCGTCCTTGGCACCCTGCTCAAGGAAGGCGATACGCTGACCAAAAGTCATCTTGCCGATGTTATCTATGAACAGTTTGGGCTCCCTAAACGTTTCTGCAAGGAAATCGTGGATCTTTTCTTCGATGAGGCTCTTGAATGCCTCGTTCGCGGCGAAGAACTGAAGCTTTCCAACTTCGGTGTTTTTTCCATCAAGCAGAAAAGCGAGCGTCCGGGACGTAATCCTAAGTCCGGCGAATCCGCCATTATTAAGGCCCGCCAGGTAGTTTCCTTCCACCCGAGCGGTCAGCTTCGTAAAGAAGTTGTCGAAGGCCGTAAGCATGCCGCTATTGCTCTTCAGGCCAGCGGCGCGAGATAAGATCTGAGCTTGCTCATTCGCGGAAACTCTTTCCGTGTGAAAAAGACCACAAATTCCATTCAGGATTGTGGTCTTTTTCTCATATTTGGCGGCCTGCCGCTGTGGATCCGATCGTTTTTCGGTCAAACTTCAGATACCCGAAGCTGCCGAGGCAAAAGTCTTGAAAGTTGTGGTCTTTTCTACATATTTTTAGCCGATTATCCATACTTCAATAAGTCATTTCCGCCGTCTTTTCTGCCGCACCCGCCAGCCAATCCTGGCAAGCCAACTGCTCTATCCAATTGGTCGGAACGCCTTTTTCTCCCCCGATTCCGTAGGTTAACCCGGCTATTCCGCCGGCCACAGAAGCCGTCGTGTCGGAATCATCTCCGAGATCAACGGCTTTCAAAACGGCATCTCGATAATTTGTGGTCTTTTCTACACACCAAAGGGCGGCCCACAAAGTATCCAGCACGAAGCGGCCGGATTTAATTTCACTTTCGGGGCGCTCACTTAAGTCTCCAAAAGACGGCAGCTGAATTAGCTCTCTTTCCTCTTCGGACAACGATTTCTTGGCAGTTTCGTAACCAGTTTTCAGATCCGAGCCTTGAACAATCGCGTTGACCAATACATCAAAAAAGCGGCAGGCAGCAAGGTTTATCGGATGCCTGTGCGTCATACCTACGGCGTCGTCGAAATTAAAGGTTCTACGGTATTCTTCTTTCAAAAGACAAAACGGCATAATTCTCATCAGAGCACCGTTGCCGTTGGACATAATGTCCTTTGAACCGCAGTCAATTGCCTTTTTCCCATAGCAATAATTCTTAATCGCGTGAACCGTACTCTTTCCTGCTCCGAAGCAGCGTCCGGTACAAGAAAATTTGCCCATCAGAAACCATTCCATAAAGTTCTGCATGACGGCATCAAAATCCACTTTTTTGAGAATCCCGAAGCTGTCGAGTTCTGCAAGCGTCAGCGCCGTGTCATCCGACCACATTCTTTTTCGATCCGGTTCAGGCGTGTAATCCCATCCCACACATTTGAAAGAGCCTCTCGGTTTCTTCTCATGAGGTACACCTAATGCATCTCCGACTGCTAATCCAAACAGAGCATTTCTCATGTATTCAGCCATATTCGATCCGCCTCTTTAATTTAATCTGTGGTCTTTTTCACATATTTTCGATCATTTCCACAAATATCTTAGTCTTTTACACGTTAATCCTAGAAATAGCCTATCCTGTAACGCGTAATCGTTTGTCGCAGTTGAGACAATTTCCATTTTTGGTACGAATTATTGTTATGACCGATACTGAGAATAAAACGCCTGCAAAGAAAAAAGGCGGCGCACGACCCGGTGCCGGACGCAAGCCCCTTATCGGTGCAAAAACAACGACTGTCATTCTGACCGAAGATCTTTTGATTCAATTAAAGAGGTTAGGCGGATCTTCCTGGATTCGTTCCCAAATTGCAGCCACGACAAAACCGTCTCCGACAAAAATTGCAGATGATGTTTTCAATTCGCTCCCCATCCCTGCAGAAGAGATCTCTGTGGAAAAGGCCCCCGATAATTCAATGGATCGAGCCGGAATTCATGAGGGAACCGTTCTTTTTCTCAGAAAGAAAGCAAAAGCCCAGGTCGGCAATATCGTTCTTCTTGAATACGCAGGGAAAAAAACACTTCGAAGATTTACTGCTTCCGAGAGAGGTTTTCGACTGGTTCCAGAAAGCTCGGATTCCGGTTTGACGGATTTTATTCTCCCGAGAGGGGCGGAGCTGGCTCATTCCGGCATAGTCGTCTATGTGTTAAGCGAGCCAAAATAGCACCTCGCGCTTTTCTATGAGAAAAAGACCACAACTTTCACAGTCTTGAAAATCACAAAGGCTCGACAAAATGCCGAGCCTTCGCTTGAATTAACGTCGAATCAGATTAGTTGGGAACCTTTCCGATCACACCGTCAACATAGTAATTCATCGTCTGAAGCTGGTCATCCTTCAGAACTTCGCCTGCCTTAGCAGCTTCTTTGCCGTCGTTGGTCTTGATCGGACCCGTAAACGGATGGAATTCACCGCTCTCGATCTTGGCCTTCACTTCTTCCATCTTCTTCACGATATCGGCAGGAATCTTATCGGTGCGAACTCCTTCAAGAGACATTGCGCCGTCTTTGTAGTGCATCCAAACCGGTGTCGGATCCCACTTGCCGTCGATCATCTGCTGGATCTTCTTGGCGTAGTACGGTCCCCAATTCAGCACAAGAGCAGCAATCTGGGCATTCGGAGCAACAGACTTCATGTCGCTGTTGTACGGAATAACCATTTTTCCTGCAGCTTCAGCAGCACTCGCTACAGCACTGGTATTGGTGTGCTGAGTGAGAATGTCCGCCCCTTGACCCAACAGAGTCTTGGCAGAGTCGGTGTCTTTGGGAGGATCGTACCAAGCGTTGGTCCAAATCACCTTTACCTGAATATTCGGATTAACGGATTTGGCACCCAATGTAAAGGCGTTGATACCCTGCAGAACTTCAGGAATCGGGAACGGAGCGACATAACCGATGATGTTGCTCTTAGTTGCACCGCCGGCAAGCATACCGGCCAGATAGCGGCCTTCGTAGAAGCGAATATTGTAATTCGTCATGTTGGGCGCAGTCTTGTAACCGGTGGCATGCTCGAATTTCACATCCGGGTATTCTTTAGCAAGCTTCTGCATGTAGTTCATGTAGCCGAAGCTGGTTCCGAAAATCAGCTTGTTGCCGTCGGCAACCATCTGACGAATAACTCGTTCTGCGTCAGCAGTTTCAGGAACATTCTCCACGAATGTCGTCGTGACTTTATCTTTACCTACCTTATCAATAGCGTAGATACGGCCGATGTCATGTTGTTTTGTATAGCCAACGTCCGCAATCGGAGCCACATACACAAAACCGACTTTCAGGGGTTCAGCTGCCTTGGACTGAGCGGCAGGAGCTGCCGGTGTTGCCGGTTTAGCCGGGGCAGCTTCTTTTTTGTCTCCGCAGGCGCTCAAAGCAAAAGCGGAAGCAACAGCAGCCGCAGCTGCAACCAGTTTTAAAGACATCTTCACTGTCTTTCTCCTTTAAAGAAAGGTAAACAAAAATCATCAATGCGGGTTAAACGGCTTTCCGAGAGAAGCCGGCATGTTCAGACGAATCCAAGTCGGATTTCTCGAAATCAGCGCCAAAACGATAATCGTCGCCGCATAAGGCGCCATGGAAATAAACTGAGTCGGAACGGAAATTCCGATACTCTGAAGATTCATCTGCAGCATGGTCATGCCGCCGAACAAGTACGCGCCTAAGAACACTCTGAACGGACGCCAAGTACCGAAGGTCACCAGCGCCAGCGCAATCCAGCCTCTGCCGGCAATCATGCCTTCCACCCATAAGGGTGTATAGATGAGCGACAAATAAGCGCCGGAAAGCCCGATACAGGCTCCGCTGAAAGCCAGCGTCGCGCATCGAATCATCGGAACCGAGTATCCCAAAGCGTTTGCTGAAAACGGCGATTCTCCGACGGCCCTCACGACCAGCCCGGGCCTGGTTCTGAACAAGAAATACCAAACAGCCGGAATCATGAGCAAGGACAAATAAACGATCCAATGCTGGCTGAAAAAAGCTTGTCCGAGGAAAGGGATCTGGTCTAAGAACGGAATGCCGTCAGCCGCTCTTTCAGGGAGCACGGCGCCTTGATAAGGAATGCCGATGTAGGCGGATAAGCCACCGCCGAAAATCGCTACACCCAAGCCGGATGCCTGCTGATTGGCCCTTAAGCCCACAGCGAAAATGGCAAAGAACAGTGCAAACAAAATACCCACTGCAACGGCAGCAATAAATCCGACCGCAAAACTTCCGGTCTCAACCGTTGCCATGTAGCCTGCGATGGCCGCCATCAGCATGATGCCTTCGACGCCTAAGTTCAGGACGCCGGAGCGTTCGGCAACCAAAATTCCCAGCGCTGCAAGCAGCAGCGGTGTGCTTGCATTCATCGTCGTGGCAATTAAAGAAGCTGCAACACTCATGCGGCCCCCTTCGCGGAATTAAATCCGACCCACTTTAATTTGCAGAAAATCAGAGAATCACAAGCCATGATGCTGAAGAGCAAGAGACCTTGGAACACACCCGTCAAAGCAGCCGGCGTTCCGAGTCTGGACTGGGCTAGTTCACCGCCGAGGTAAAAGAGCGCCATGATGAAAGCTGCAGGAATGGTTCCGAGTGGTTTTAAGCGCCCCACAAAAGCCACAATAATCGCGGCAAAGCCGTATCCCGGGGAGATCTTGGGCGTGAGCTGTCCGATCGGACCGCAGATTTCGATCACACCGGCCAATCCGGCTAAAGCACCGGAAAGAAGCAACACAAAATAAATAATGGCTCGATTGGAGAAGCCCGCGTAAGCAGCTGCCTTAGGCGCCATGCCGGAAACGCGCACCTGGAAACCGATAAACATCTTCGACATGATGAGCCAGATGCCGAACAAGGCAAAGCAAACGAGAGCCCCACCCCAGTGCATTCGGGTACCCGGAATCATGATCGGGAGCGTGGCTGCCATCTCAAACATCGGACTTTGCGGGAATCCCAAGCCCTGAGGATCTCGCAGCGGGGACTGAACCGCCCAGGAAAGGAAAAGCTCGGCAATATAGACGAGCATCAGAGAAACTAAGATTTCATTGGCATTGCATTTGTCTTTGAGCCAGGCCACGATGCCGGCGTATAACGCACCGCCGACCATCGCAGCCAGGATGACCCAAATCATGTAGAGCTGAGAGGCTTCGGGGCTAGCCTGCAATGCAACCACGCCGCCGGCAAGCGCGCCGACAATTAATTGGCCTTCCGCACCGATGTTCCACACGTTTGCTCGGTAGCAAACCAATAGGCCCAATGCACAGAGAATGAGCGGCGTCATTTTTACGCCCAACTCTCCCCAGCCCCGCAGTGTGAGCAAAGGCTCGACAATAAACACGTACATGGAATGCATCGGATCTTTGCCCATCCCGGCAAAAATCAAGCATCCGATCAAAAGCGTCAAGAGAACCGCTATAAACGGAGACGCCGCAGAAAGAAAGCGGCTCGGACGCTGGCGGTTATAGAGTGCTAAAGGAAAATTCATCACTGCTCCTTCGCTTCAGGCCAAAGGCCGGACATCCATCGACCGATCTCTTCAACGCTGACATCTTTTGTTTTGACTTGAGGAGAAATTTTGCCTTCGCTCATCACAACCAATTCATCACAAATTTCAAACAGTTCGTCGAGTTCTTCACTGACCACTAAAATCGCGCTCCCGCCGCTCCTCTGACGGATTAAGGCATTGCGGATAAGCGTTGCGGCGCCCGCGTCCACACCCCAAGTCGGCTGATTCAAAACCATCACCTTCGGGTTATGAAGGAGCTCTCGACCCACAATAAATTTCTGCAGATTTCCGCCGGAAAGGCTTTCAGCCGGAGCTTTGGGACCGCCGCAGCGGACATGGAATTTTTCAATAATCGAACGCGTAAAGCGCGCGATCATCTTGTTGCGCATAAAACCTTTGGCTAAGAACAAATTACTGGTCAGCAGCGTGTTGCTTTCCAAGGACATTTCCGGAACAGTCGCTTCACCCAAGCGCTGTTCGGGCACATAGCGCAGACCTAAAGCGCGTCTGTGTTTAACGCGAAGGTCTCCGGCAAAAGAGCCGACGATAGAAATACAGTTTTTGGGCAGCAGTACTTCGCCGCTGATTGCCTTCATAAGCTCTGCCTGGCCGTTTCCGGAGATACCGGCCACGCCGACGATTCGGCCGCAGGGAACGTTAATCTTGCCGTAGAGCGGGTAGCGGCTCTTAAAGCCAACCTCTTCACCTTGGAAACAGACTTCCAAACCGGGATGCGGTTTGATTTCCGGTCGAGACATGATTTCAGGAAGGTCGCTGCCGATCATAAGCTTGGCGAGCTCCTGCTCGGTCATTTCCTGAGGATTGATGTTGGCTGCCACCTCACCGCTGCGAATCACCGTACAGTGTTTGGAAAGTTCACGAATTTCATTGAGCTTATGCGTAATGAAGATGATGGAAACGCCTTCGGAAGACAGCTGGCGCAGGGTTTTAAAGAGGGCCTGTAGCGCGAGAGGAGAAAGAACCGAGGTCGGTTCATCAAGAATCAAAAGCTTCGGATTGGTTAATAGCGCGCGGAGAATTTCCACTCTTTGCCGCTCGCCCATGGAGAGATCATTAACAATCGCGTTCGGATCAACTTCGATGCCGTAATGGCGGCTTTTTTCAATAATCTCTTTTTCTAATTCCTTGGGATCAGTGCCTTCAGGCATTCCCAAAAGAATATTTTCTTTAGCAGTCAGTGTCTCAAACAAGACAAAGTGCTGAAACACCATCGCGATTCCGAGTTCGCGCGCGTCCGCAGGAGACGAGATATTAACTTTTCGTCCGTCAAAATAAATCTCGCCCTCATCGGGCGTGACAGATCCGAAGATAATCTTCATCAGGGTACTTTTGCCTGCTCCGTTTTCTCCGAGCACGGACAAAATTTCCCCCGGCATTACCTCAAGCGATATTGCGTCATTCGCAACGGTTGACCCGTATCGCTTGGTGACGTTTACCAATTTAAGTCTTGGAATCATTTGGAAGCCTTGATCGAAGGCCGTATTTTACCAAACGGCCGCACTTCATTCGGCCGTCAGCGCTGGCTTTGCAACAAAAATTTAAGGGAGGCCCTCGGCCCCCCCTCTGCGAGTTCAAAAGATTAGTTGATGAATGTTGCTGCGAACAGTCCAATGACGACGACTGAGACAAGCGTCAGAACCGCACCGGCAGAAACCATCTGCATAATCTTGATGCGTCCGGTACTGAACACGATCGCATTCGGAGGTGTTCCGACCGGCATCATGAATGCGCAGGATGCAGACAGAGCCGTCACCATCAGCAGCTGCTCGGCAGGCACGCCCATCGGAACAGCCGCGGAAGCTAGGAGCGGCATGAGTGTTGCGGCAAGCGCCGTGTTCGATGTGAAGTTACTTGCCAGCATCACGAGCAAGCTCACACCGATAAGGATTGCCCAGCGCGGAAGTCCGGCTAGAACGCCTGCGTTTGCGCTGATAATCTGACCGCATTCCGTAATCTGCAGACCGGCAGCCATGGAAAGACCGCCGCCGAACAAGAGCAGAACGCCCCAGGGCAGCTCTTTCATATCCGACCAATCCAAAACCATATGGTCTCTGTTCACAGGGATACAGAACAGCACGATGGCGCAGATCATCGCAATTGCGGCGTCAGAGAGCGAAGCAAACGGCCTTGTGCCGCCGAAATCCAGACCTCTTAACACACCGCCGAAGGACCACAGAAGGATCGCAGAGCAGAAGACGATCAGAACGATCATTTCGCCCTTGCCGATCGGTCCTAATTTATTCAATTCGGACTGAACCCACTGAGCGCCGCCTTCGATTTCCTTCATGGTCTTACGGAAGAGAACCTTAGTCAGAAGGAACCAGCACAGCGGAAGCAGAATAAGTGTAAGCGGCATGCCATACTTCATCCAATGCGCAAGCGAAATCGGATCATTGAAGTTCTGCTCCATAAAACGCGCAAAAATGCCGTTAGGAGGCGAACCGATAATGGTGGCCATACCGCCGATAGAGGCACCATAGGCAACGGCAAGCAGCATGGCGACGCTGAAGTTTTCTTCTTCCTGATCGATCGGACCGCCGGCTTTTTTAGCTCGCACTAAGGAAAGAACGGCCATCGCAATCGGAACCATCATGGCCGCGGTTGCCGTGTTGGATACCCACATGGAAAGCACACCGCTCGCCAAGAGGAAACCGCCCACAATCGCAGGCGCCTTGGTGCCTACGAGTTTTAATGTGGTTAAAGCAATGCGCTTATCCAGACGCCAGCGCTGAACGGCAATCGCCAGAATAAAACCGCCCATGAACAGGAAAATCGTACCTGATGCGTACGGCGCCATTGCCTGCGCAGGTTTAGCGATCCCTAATAGGGGAAAGAGCGGAATGGGAAGAAGCGAAGTCACCGGAATCGGGACCGGTTCAAAAAGCCACCAAAGGACCATCCAAACCACGACGGCCAAACAAGCTTTGGCGTGAGGATTAAAAGGAAGGACTTGGTTATGGATATCCGTATAAGTGTTCGGAAGGATCCAATAAATAATAAGGGCAATAATTGGTGCCCCTAAAAGAAAAAAGCGTTTCACGCCGGGCGGAAACGAACCGATTTCTGCTGCTGCCATAAGTTTCTCACTTGGTTAGGCTGATAATTTGTCGTAAGTGTATACCGCATCTATATAATACTTTCCAAAACGGACACAAAATCTTACAAGCTCTTATGGACAACACTACCCAAGAAGTTGAGGACTTTCTTCGTACACACAACATTCCGTTCAAAGCCTTGAATCACTTACCCATCACGACGTGTGAGGAAGGGTTAAAAATTGCAAAAGAGTTTGGTTCTACGTGCTGTAAGACGCTTTTAGTTAAGAATAAGAAACAATTTTTTCTCTTTGTGATACCGGGGGAAGAACGATTTAATGCCAAACAAGCGGCCGCATTTTTGAAAAGCAGTCACCTTTCTTTTGCCTCTCCCGAGGATTTGTCCCGACTCATGCACATTCCCGGGCGCCGTTTCTTTACTTGGTCTGATCTTTGATCAAAACAAAGAAATTTCGCTCTACATCGACAGCAGAATCTTGAACGCGGAACATATTGACTGCCACCCATGCACCAATGACCGAAGCCTCATCCTCTCGGTGAAAGATGTGCTGGAAAAGTTCCTGCCTTCTTTAGGCGTGTCTTATTTCGAATTCCAGTCGGGCTCTTTGAACTGCGAAAGTAAGTAAACACTGCGTCGTGTTCCTTTGATCGGCGGCAACTCTCTTCTCTGAAGCAGGAAATCCTCCCTCGTATCCTTGGTCTTGAGGATTTTTTCTTCTGACATACCGTGAAGGTTAAATCCGAAATTGTCTTCTTCAAACTTTTCTTTGAGCATTTGAGCGAAATTCGCTCCGGCTACTGCTTTGTCAAAGAACTTAGAGGCGGACTGATTTAAGAAACGAACAAAGCCGTTTTCATCCACAATGGCCATCGGAGACGGCAGAAGGGTAATCAGCGCCTGCAGGAATTTATATTGTTCTTTAAGAAGCTCGACTTCTTTTTGGACATCAGATTCGCTCAGTTCACTAAGCGCGCCTTCAGATTTCTGGTGAGATTTCAATTTCGCCAACAAGCGACAGAAAGCTTTCTGAAGCTCAACGAGTTCTTCGGGATGATGGACTTTTTCCGCTTCAGTCGGAACGGTCTTGCCTTCTCTCACCTGCTCAATGAGTTTATTAACAGACTCGGTCAAGGGACGAACAGAGTAGGAAGCCAAAATAAACGTTACTAGCAAAAGGAAGAAGAAGATCAGGCTGTTTGTCGCCGCCATCGAGATGATTGCTGATTCTCTATCCTCTTCCTTCTTAAAAACACCGACGTACCAGCCAAGCCCCGGTATCTCTCTGATCGCACCGACTAAATCAGACGCATCGTTCCTGGATAAAACCTGAGCGTTTTCTTTATTTGCGACGAGTTCTTTTAAAACCTTGGAAGGAATCAAGGGTTCCGGAGAATTAACATGTTCGGTCGCGTAGATAGGCGCACCCTTCTTGTCCAAGATATATACAGCGCTGTCCTGAATATCTAAGCCTGATACCACATCTTCGTACAGACTCTTTAAATCAAGAGCAGAGACTGCATAACCGATGATCTTTCCGGACTTGTTTATTGCCGGCGCACAAATATTCACAATGGGAACGTTTGCCGCACCGGTCGCCATAATGACGTCAGATATATAAACCGAGTCCCGATTGCGGATGTGACTCCAATGATCCCTATTTGTGTGAGACACGCCCTCATTACTTTCATTCCGTGCATTCTTAGGAGGCTCAAAAACGATGACGTCTCCATTCACATCACCGTAGTGGATGTTTAAGAAATACGGAACTTCCGTCAAAATGCTTTTTAGGATGGCTCGTAAGGCTGATTTGTCCTCTGTCCCATAGACTTGCAGTGTGCTTGCAGACATCACAACGAGGGTTTTCGCGGAATCAACTCTATTTTTAATATTGTTGGACAGTGCTAACGCATCTTCCACCAGGAGGAGATCATCTTTGCGGATCTCCTGCTCAATCATCCGGTACTGAGAGTAGCTCAACACCAGCAGCGGCAAGGTAATTGTAAGAGCCAACAAATAGAAGATGTAGTTTCTGAGACGCACAGGCCGCATTTATGTTCCTCGTCTTTTTCTGTTGGGTCGTCTTACCGGGGTGAGTCCTAATTATTCTAGCGAATTTTCGCTTTTTCCATCTTATGTATTTTCTTGAAAAATCGCCACCGCCTAGAGGCCGAAACTACCCAATCATTTTGGAGGAAAAGACAGCCAGCGATCCTCTGTAATTGAGAGACTGATTTCATTTAACACATTGGAGGACACACTGGTATGTCTCATGCAAAAATCGGCCGCTTCAGCAAAAAGCAAATATTTGAATTACCCGACGGCACCCATCGATTAGAGCCTCATCTATACGTACGAGTTCGGGGCAACGGAAGATATCGAAATTATTTTTTTCGCTATCTCGATCCTAAAAGCCGCGTCTGCGATTTAGCACTCGGAAGCGCCAGTAAAAAGCCGTTATCGGAAGTTAAACAATTTGCCTTTCTGTTAAAAACATCTCTTCAATTCAGCGGAAAGGCTTCTGCATTAATGGAAGCCAAACAGCACCCGGTTCTTTTTAAGGACTATGCACGGCGAGTCATCGAAATCTTAGCCTCGGTTCGATTATGGAAAAATCCGGCTCAAAAGCAGTCTTGGAGCTCTTCTATAAGCACTTATGCCTTTCCCGTCATTGGGGAAAAATTCATCGATGAAATCGACCGAAAAGACATCCTAAAAATACTTCGTCCCATATGGATAAACAAAACGATGACCGCCTCCCGTGTAAGGGGGAGGTTAGAGAAAATTTTCGCTTATGCAATCAATGAAAACCTATTTATCGGGAACAACCCAGCTTCCTGGAAAGGAAACCTCGACTTATTTCTTCCTCCCGCAAATAAATGCAATTCAACCCAGCATTTCAAATCTCTTTCCTTTACGGAATTAAAAGCCATCATTCCCAAACTACAACAAGAGAGCTCTATCGGGGCAAAAGCCCTGCTGTTCGGCGTTCTTACTGCAACCCGCACTGTTGAATTTACTCAAGCCCATTGGAGAGAGATAAGCTGGAAAGAGAAAGTTTGGCTTTGCCCTCCATCGCGTCGAAAAGACGGCAAAGAATTTCCGTTCAGAGTTCCGCTATCTCAGCAAGTCATCTCATTATTAAAGGAAATTAGAAAAGAATCGAAGGGAGAATTCATATT
>Strait_p2__coassemble_680_pt1 | contig 21974 bp, 13 predicted proteins | sample Strait_p2__metabat2_high_PE_019 | metagenome-assembled genome bin Strait_p2 | reverse complement strand
TGAAGCAGAAACCCGCCGAGGCAACTTCGACATTAAGCTACGGCTGTCGGAGAAGTGGTAGGAATCCTCTTCATTTATGGAGGGGAGGAAGTCAATAGTAAAAAGCGAACTATGAGGAAAACCCCGTTAGCCCATTACTCAGCTTCAAGTCCCAAATTCAACGGTTAATGCAATGCAAAACTCAACAGCTGGAGTCGGTAGCTGCGTAAGAGGCTGCCGAGTTCAATCAAGAAAGCCTGCGTTCATTTAAACTTTCGCTGAAGGTTTCGACGAGGAACTTACTTGAAGAGTACAAAGCGTGACTACGAAGCTTGGCAAAGAATTTGACATCCAGGACTACCTTATCAATACGGAAAACAATCCCGAAGCTTTTTTCAAGGGCTGTGTTGAAGAAGATCTGGGAGATGGATCACTCGTTAGAAGGGCACTTGGCGAAATGGCGAAGGCTAAAGGAATGGTTCAGCTCGCAAAGGAGACAGGTCTCTCAAAGCAGTGTTTGTACAGAGCGCTCAGCCCCGAAGGATCACCTAAATTCGAAACGATATTTAGAATCAGCAAGGCCTTGAAGCTGACGATTCCGACTCATCGAGCCTGATTTAAATTCTCCGATCTCCGCTGCGGCTGGAAAGCTCTAAAAGTTACTCTGTGTCCGCTGGCGCTCTCTTGAAAAGTTTTGTAAGACCGGCAAGCCAGAATTTCACAAAGATGCCGACGCATAACGCCGAAATAACAGTTCCTTCCCGCAGCCCGCGTATTTCGTGGAAAACGCAGTAACTAAGAAGTAAAGCCAACAAAACCAAAATAACGTCATTGGCGATTTTGACGGATGAAAATGGCTTGTGCAGAACCGTACTGACCGCAAGTACGAGTCCTTCCCCGGGTAACGCTGCGGCGCCGGCAAACACTTCTAAAGCAACGCCGAGTCCGAGAACCACGTTTCCAAGCATCGAGACTGCAAAACATTTCCAATAAATATCTGAAGACAAGAACTCAGTGATCTGCATAGATGTATCGATGAAGTAAGAGAAGGCGAATGTGATCGGAATTTGCGAGAGAAGTAGAAGCTTGTTGATGGATTTTCGGAGCAGCAGCCACTGTGCAGCAACAAAGAGCAAGTTAATGAAGAAAGTAGTTTCACCGAAGGTTAAGCCGCTGGCATAAGACGACACTAATGGCAGAGAGCTGATGGGGGTGGTTCCGAGATTGCCTCGGGTCACGAGTGCGATACCTAAACTCATGACGAACAATGCAGCGACGAATATGAACCACGGGCCTAACTTGCGAAACATATCGGAAAAATTTGAAAGATGTTGGACTTGAGGATTAGAGATTCAAGAAAGAAAAGTCGAAGGGCTGAGCTTCGACTTTTCAGATTGATTAGAGGTTAGAAACCGTTATGTTCCTGCTTTTGCTTCGGACTTCGATGGGGCAGGAACGTCGTTTTCGACTTTGCATATCACTTCCGGCATCGAAATGATATGCAGATCCCTCTGCTGGAACGGAATGTTGATCTTGCGCTTGTTGAATTCACGGAACATCGCGCGACCAATGTTGGACCTCAAAATCGCGGTGCCTTTTTCGGGGTCGGGAACCCAGAAGTACGACGTCAGTTCAATACCGTCGGCTCCGAAGTTCGTCAGAATGGTGTAGGGCGCCGGATTGATCAGCACGCGCGGCTGTTTTCGGACGATATCGGTCATGAGCTCAATGACTTCATCAATGTCGGCGCTGTAGTCAACGCTCATCATGACGGTCGCACGTCCCGGACCCAACAGGTACGAGGTATTGCGAACGCTGCTGGTGACGAAATTCTCGTTCGGGATAATCGTTACGCTGCCGTCGTAAGCCTTAACAGCTGTGTAGCGCGTCTTGATGTCCGTCACAATACCTTCAACGCCGGAAACGTTCACCAAGTCTCCGATTTTGATGCTCTTATCCAGAAGAATAATGAATCCGCTGACGTAGTTAGAGGCAATTTTCTGTAAGCCGAAACCTAAGCCGACACCGATGGCACCGCCGAAGACGCCGAGTACGGTGATGTCAATACCGACTGAAGCCAGACCGATCAAAATCGCAATCGTCACTAAAACGACCTTGACCACCCGGATGATCACAACGCGGACGTTGGACTCCATGGTCGGCAGGCTGTTGATCCATTTCTCAAAGAACTGGCCGATCCACTTCGCGATAAAGAGCGCTAAGGCAATCGAGAAGCCGGAAAGGAAGACAGACCAAACCGTTGCGTTGGTGCTTCCTAGCGGAATTTTGGTGGTCTGCATAAATTCCACGCACTTAGGCAGCACGCCGACGATCTGAAGCGCGACACCGCCCCAAATCGAAAACGTCAGGAAGTTATCCAAACTGCTGTTGTATTTGCGCGAAAGCGAGTGCAGCAGAAATACGACCGTGCGGATCACAACGTAGGCCCCGAGAATCAACCACGCAATAGATTCCAGCGGCAGGGCTTTCTTAGGGAGCAAGCCGAAAAGTCGCACGGTAAAGGTGCTGACCGCGATGAAGAACATTCCAAGCAGCGGGAAACTCAGCCGCAAAATCAGCGTCTCAATGCCTCGTCTTACCTTTGCCCAGAAGGCGCTCTCGCGATGTTCAGGCTTGACCGGGGCTTCGCCTTCTTCCGCTTTGATCTCGTCGCTTTCGATGATTTCATTAGCGGCTAAGTGCTTAATAATCCGCATGCGGATGTATTTGCCAAGCAGCCAAGCTAAAAACAGTGAGCCCAGAATGGAGGCCAGCTGCCAATAGATGATCGGCTGGTTAAGCCCTTTTTCAAACATCAGCAGGAGTTGATCCAGGATGTTGCTGTCGCCGCTTAAAAGTTCTTCTGTCGTAACCGCTGTTTGTGCGACTTTGGCGATTTCGGCGGATGCGGCTGCCGAGGTACTCATAGGCTGTCTCCGTTAGGTTAACGACCGTTTGCGTCGTCAACCGGATCAAATGTCAATGTAATAGAAGAAGGAATGTCTCCTACCGGGGGTTTGGGGAAGGGATTGCACATCAGAATCGCTTTTTCCACCGCCGTATCGAAAGCCTTCAGACCGCTGCTGCTGATCATCTTGGGCGGAACAGCCTTCTGACCGTTCTTGAGCAGACGGACATCGAACTTGGCAACGTACATTCCGCGTTTGGCGCCGGCCGGCGTATTAAACGTAATATGCGGACGGATGCAGGCAACGATACGGTTGTTGTACTGGGCTTGCTGGAAGTTCGTCATGGCGCCGGAGCCTGAACCCATGGCAGATCCGCTCTGGCCGGTTAAGCGGCTGAGCATTTCTTTTCTGCGGGCGGCATTAGCCTGTTCTTGGGCTCTCTGACGATTGAGTTCTTCTTGAGCCTTGCGTTTTTCAGCTAGGGCTTTTTCTCGCTGAGCCTTTTCTTCAGCGATCTTGCGTTCGCGTTCCTGAGCTTGTTTCTTGAGTTCTTCCTGCTTAGCTTTGCGTTCGGCTTCTGCTTTTTCTTCAGCCTTACGTTTTTCTTCCGCTAAGCGTTTCTGCTCTTCTTGTTTCTTCAGCTCTTCCTGACGCTTCTGTTCTTCGATGCGTCGTTCTTCTTCCTGACGGCGCAGTTCAGCCTGGCGAGCTTCTTCGGCTTTACGCTGCTCTTCAGCTCGTTTGGCTTCCTGAAGCTGACGTTCGCGCTCAAGAATGCGTTGTTTTTCCTCTTCCTGTTTCTTCTTTTCGCGGTCGAGTCTTTCTTGGACGATGTCCGGATCCTCAAGCAGGTTGGCTTGACGATCTAAATCCGTCTGAGCGATAGGAGGCGGGGGCGGAGGCAGCTGCTGCTGAGGCTCTTCCGGAGCAGGAGGCTCGGGAGCGGGTTCCGGTTCCGGCTGAGGTTCAGGCTGGGGCTCCGGTTCGGACTGAGGCTCGGGTTCCGGCTCAGGTTGCGGTTCCGGTTGCGTCTCTGCCGGGGCTTCTGCCGCCGGCATGTCGCCGTTCCACAACTCGGCATAGACGGGTCCTGTCGGCTCCGATCTCCATTGCATGGAAACGAAGAGCAGCACAAAAAGAAGCCCGTGGGCGATTAAAGCGAGCACAAAAGCCGTGCCCCAATAACCCTGAGCGCCTGAGAGCCGATTCGCTTGATTCGGAGATAAGTCGTCCATTACTTGGCACCGCTTCCTTCAAGTTGCAATGACAGACCGATACGCGTGATGTTGGCCTTTTGTAGATTGCGCATCACGTCGATGACTTTTTCATATGCGACGGTTTTATCCGCAGCAATGACAACCGGAACCTGATTTCCGTCGGTCTGCATCGATTCGACCGTAGAGACTAACTGAGGAAAATCAACCGGAGTTAATTTCTTTGCGGTATCGCGGATCTGGAGTTTGCCGTCTGGCGAGATAATGACTTCGACAACTTTATCCGGAGTGCGAGCCGCTTTATTGACTTTCGGCAGATCGACGATCGAAGGATTGACGTATGGGGCGGCGACCATCAGGATCACCACGAGAACGAGCATCACGTCAATGTACGGGACGACGTTCATCTCTGCTAAAAGATGTCTTTTGCCGTTGCGTGCCATGTTGTGTCCTTAGGCCTGACGACCCAAAATGTTCTGGAATTCCTGCATGAAGCTTTCGTACTGGCTCGAGAGACGATCCAGACTGTAAGCAAAGCGGTTGTAGCCGATAACGGCAGGAATAGCGGCAAACAGGCCGATCGCGGTTGCTACCAGAGCTTCGGCAATACCCGGGGCGACGACAGCCAGCGAAGCGCTTTCCAGGTTGCCCAAGCCGGTGAAGGCGTCCATGATGCCCCAGACCGTGCCGAACAAACCGATGTACGGGGAAACGGAACCGATGGTGGCCAAAACGCTCAAGCCCGACTCGAGAATGTCGAGTTCTCTCTGATAACGGGCGCGCATGGCGCGAGACACACCGTCAATGACGCCGAAGGTGCCGGCGCGGGCTTCGAGATTGCTCGCGCGGCTTCTTAAGAACTCGGTCATGCCGGAGTAGAAGATGCCCTCCAGAGGGCCGATGGAAGAGCGGCGCTCGGTGGCGCTTTCGTAGAGTTTATTTAAATCTGCACCGCCCCAGAAACGCTTGTCGAAGTTGCGGGCTTCTCTTCTTGCACGGCTCATCTGGAACCATTTCTGAAAAATAATGGTCCAGCTCACTAAAGAGAAAATCAAAAGAATAGCCAAAACAATCTGAACAACGGCGCTCGCATGAGCAACCAAAGTAATGATTGATAAATCGGCAGATGCTTCCATCACAGTCCCTTGTACTAACGAATGATTAATGATTTAAAAGTTTTTTGAGTTGTTCTGAAATAGGCTCGGGCATAGCCACCGGGCGGAATGTGTGCGCGTCGAGCGTGCCGCAGCGAACGTCTCCGACGTTGAGCACTTCATCTCCTCTCAGAATTTCCTGATGAAATTCAAAAGAAGTACGGCCGCACGCGGTGACCGTTGATCGAACCACTAATTCATCATCCAGCCGAGCCGGTTTCTTGTACTTGGCTTTGGCTTCGGCGACGACAAAGACGACGCTGAGCTCTGAGTACAGCCGCTCCTGACTCCAGCCCAACGCGCGCAGCCATTCCGTGCGTGCGCGTTCCATGAATCTGAAGTAGTTTGCGTAATAAACCACTCGTGCACAGTCTGTGTCTTCGTAGTAGACGCGAACCGGCCAGTCGAAATAGTGTTTTTCCATCAACGAATTCTCATCCGAGCGCGCTTAGACGCGCTCAAAAAGGCTCCTTGAAGCCCAGCCTCACATAACAGCGCATTTTAACAAACGGGTACCGGAGAATCAGGCTTGAAAACTCTTCTTTGTACCCGTTTTTCTGAATCAATAAAATCTTGTGTGAAACTTAAAAAGATAGGAATACCCCTAGGTGTGCAACTGTGCCTAAATGTTTTATTTCTTTGGAACTTTTTGCGATCTGATAAGATATCACGTCCCAAAATAGGCGAAAGGAAGAGCAGTGAAAATTAAAGTAGGATACGGCGCAGCTTACGGCAGACTTTTTAAGCTGTCGGCGGCCGTCTTTGCACTGGCCGCGCTGACCTCCTGCAAAGAAATTCCGAACTCCGTTCACACGGAAAAAGAGCTTGCCTCCAACACGCTCTATACGCCATTCTCAGGCCGCAGTCCGAAGCATTTAGATCCGACGAGTTCTTACTCTTCAGATGAGACGCCTTACACCTATAGTATCTATGAACCGCTTTATCAATATCACTTCTTAGAGCGGCCGTATCGTCTGATCCCTCGCTCTGCCGCTGAGGTGGTCAAGCCAGTTTATTTGGATAAAGACGGAAAGGTTCTTCCGGAGACTGCATCAGCGGAAGAGATTGCGCTGAGCGTTTACGAGATCCCGATTAAGAAGGGCATTTTGTTTGCCCCTCATCCGGCCTTCGCTAAAAATGAGAAAGGCGAGTACGTCAATCACGCTTTAGCGCCTGAAGTCATCGACCAACTGCACAATCCGATGGATTTGCCGCAGAAAGGTACGCGTGAACTGACCGCCGAGGACTTCGTTTACTCGATCAAGCGGATGGCTAATCCCCGCATCATTGCTCCGGTCTACGGAACGATGGTGAACTATCTTCCGGGCTTAAAAGACTTTGCCGTTCAGGTGCGCGCGGAAGATAAGCGTCTTCGCGCTGACCTCAAACCTTCCGATCGAGACTTACCGTTCTTAGATTTACGGAAGTTTGAACTCAAGGGCGTATCGGCGCCGGATAAGCACACACTGCGGCTCGAAGTCAAAGGAAAGTATCCCCAGTTCCCCAACTGGCTGGCAATGACTTTCTTTGCGCCGGTTCCGTGGGAAGCAGAAGCCTTCTACGCCCAGAAGGGTATGGCCAAGAATAACTTGTCTTTGAACTATTGGCCTGTAGGCACCGGTCCTTACATGCTGGTGGAATCGATTGAAAACCGCAAACATGTCATGGAGCGCAATCCGAATTTCCGAAAGACGGAGCTCTATCCGTGCACGGGTGAACCCGGAGACGAAGCAAAAGGCTTTTTAAAAGACTGCGGAAAACCGCTGCCTTTCATTGATCGGATTGAAATCACGGCAGAAAAAGAAAGCGTGCCGCTACGCACGAAGTTCTTGCAGGGCTACTACGACTCTCCGCAGATTGAACGCCTCGACAACGGTCAGGGCTTCTTGATCGGCATGGCGGACAGCGCGGAAAAAGAGAAAGAGTACAAAGAAAAGAAACTGCAGTTTCCGCAGACCATAGAAGCGCAAAACACGTACTTCGGCTTTAACTGGATGGATCCGGTCGTAGGAGAAGGCAAGACGCCCGAAGAGCGCGAGCGCAACAAGAAGCTTCGTCAGGCGATTTCTATTGCCATGGACTGGGAAGAATATATCCAGATCTTTGAGAAAGGGCTGGCGTCTCCCGCGCATGGACCCCTGCCGCCGGGACTTTTCGGATATCGAGAGGACGGCGCTGCGGCCTTTAACCCGATCGTTTACGAAAAGACCGAAGACGGCCTTGTCCGCCGCAAGTCCATTGAGGAAGCCAAGAAGCTACTGGCAGAAGCGGGCTATCCCGGAGGCCGTGATGCAAAAACCGGCGAGCCTTTGGTCCTGAATCTCGATTTCCAAGCGGCGGCTTCTCCATCGACGAAAGCCATGCTCGACTGGTATCAGAAGCAGTTTGCCAAGATCGGCATTCAGCTCGATATCCGGGGTACGGACTACAACCGTTTCCAGGATAAAGTGATTTCCGGCAATCACCAGCTCTTCCTATGGGGCTGGCTTGCCGACTACCCGGATGCAGAAAATTTCCTGTTCCTGCTTTACGGTCCAAACGCAAAGTCCAAGACCGGCGGCTCCGGAGAAAACGCGGCGAACTATCAAAATCCGAAGTACGACGAACTCTTCAGCCGAATGCGTTATATGGACGAGGGTCCGGCTAAGGCCGAGGCCATCAACGAACTGATCAAGATCGTCCAGGAAGACGCACCTTGGACATTCGGATACTTTCCGACAAGCTCCGCAGCGTTCCATCAGTGGGTGCACAACGGCAAACCCACGCAAGTTGTGCGCAATCACATTCAGTATCTGAGGCTCGATCCTGAGACGCGTGTAAAGGCCATTAAAGAATGGAACAAACCGATTTACTGGCCGCTGCTGGTTTTTGTTCTGCTGTCGGCCTTGGTGACTATTCCGGCCGTGGCCCTTCATAGGAAGCGGGAAAGAATGACCGCACGCACCACAGAGGAGCAAGTCAAATGATTCGTTATCTTTTAAGACGCATCGGCTACGGCTTCCTGATCCTGATCGGCGTCAATCTTCTGACCTTTATGCTGTTCTTTACGGTCAACACGCCGGACGATATGGCTCGCCTCAATATCGGCGGCAAACGCGTGACCGCTGAAGCGATCCAGAACTGGAAAGAAGAGCACGGCTACGATAAGCCGCTGCTTTGGAATGAGAAGGCCGAAGGCTCGGATAAGCTTACCGATACGATTTTTTGGCAGCACAGTGCGCGTCTCATGGTAGGAGACCTCGGCGCGTCAGACGCAGGACGCGACATTGCCTATGAAATCAAAAACCGAATGTGGCCCTCGGTTGCTTTGGCATTTCCGACCTTTTTGCTTGGCGTCTTTGTGATTGTTGTGTTTTCTTTAGGTTTAGTGTTTTTCCGGCACACGAAGCTTGAAATCGGAGGCGTGGTCTTTGCCATTGTCATGATGTCGGTCTCGTCACTTTTCTACATTATTTTCGGGCAGTGGCTTTTCTCCAAAGTCCTGCGGCTTGTTCCGATCTCAGGCTTTGAGACGGGAACGGCCATGATTTCGTTCCTGATTCTTCCGATTGCGATCGGCGTTTTCTCGCGTATCGGCGGAGACGCGCTGCTGTATCGATCGATGTTCCTGGAAGAAATCAACAAGGATTACGTTCGCACCGCTCGAGCAAAGGGCCTGAGCGAAACGGCAGTTCTCTTTAAACACGTGCTGCGCAACGCCAGCCTGCCGATTCTGACTTCAACGGTTGCCGTGCTCCCGATGCTGTTTTTAGGTTCCTTAGTGATGGAAAGCTTCTTCGGCATTCCGGGCTTAGGAAGCTTTACGATTGATGCGATCAATGCTCAGGACTTCGCGATTGTCCGTACGATGGTTTTTGTAGGAACAGTCTTGTATGTCATCGGTCTGATTCTGACTGACGTGGCTTATACGATTGCCGACCCGAGGATCCGTTTGAAATGATGCCTAAATTTGTTCTGCTTCCGACGGATATCGTGGTTGTTGTTCTTCTTGCGGCACTGACGTTTTATCTGATTCATGTTGCCCGCTCCGAAGAGCTCAAAGCACGCTGGCGTTATGTTGTGAGTTCCGGCGCCTCGCTGTGCTCGCTTTCGCTGCTGTGTTTCTTTCTTCTGCTCTCCGTCGTAGATTCGGTGCACTTCCGTCCCGTCATTGATGTTCAGGACGGCCGCGCGATCTATGACGTCAAAGCCTATTCCCTTCTGGATAAAGCGCTCGGCAAAGCGTCTTCGGCGGAAGAGAAGTCTTATTCGATGCCGCTGGCGACTCAGACCTTTGAGAAAATTTTCCGCTTTGAAGACGGCAAACCTGTACGTGATTACGAACCGCTGAAAGCCGGCGGCGCGCATCTTAAAGCTCGAGCTGATTGGGCAGAAGACGTCATTATTAAGTCTGCCAGTGGCTTAGGCGCGGGGCTGGCGCTTAGCGCTTTGCTTTGGTTCTTAACGGTCGGATTGATTTCCCGTTCTAAAGGCCGCTCATTTAAGGAAGAAGTGCGCACTTTATTTAAGCGCCGCGACGAGGTTCCTTATGAAGCGATTCTGACGACATGTTCTGTCTTAATAGTTCTCGGGTGCCTGATCGGCGCGCTCTGGCCGTACTATCACGTGATGGGGACGGATCAAACAGGAAACGATGTTCTTTATCAAGCCTTTAAGTCCGTGCGTACCGCCCTTGTGATCGGAACACTGGCGACTTTGACAACGCTTCCTTTTGCCGTGGTGTTGGGAATCTGTGCAGGCTTCTTCAAAGGCTGGGTGGACGACTTGATTCAGTACCTCTACACCACGTTGTCTTCGATCCCGAGCGTTCTTCTTATTGCGGCCTCGGTTCTGATGATCCAGGTGTTTATTGACTCTCATCCCGGCATGTATGCAACCGGCATTGAGAGAGCAGACCTTCGTTTATTCATGCTTTCGATCATCATCGGTTTGACAGGCTGGGCCACGCTCGCTCGTCTGCTGCGTGCCGAAACTCTGAAGATTTCTCAGCTTGATTACATTCAAGCGGCTCGTGCCTTCGGTTTGGGACCGTTCAAAATCATGAAGCGTCATGTTTTGCCGAATGTCATCCACATCATTTTGATTGTGGCGGTGTTGGATTTCTCCGGCATTGTTCTTTACGAAGCTGTGCTTTCGTACGTTGGTGTCGGCGTTGATCCGACAACGCACAGTTTCGGCTCCATGATTAATGCCGGGCGTCTTGAACTTTCCCGCACTCCGGTTGTTTGGTGGAACCTCTGCGCGGCTTTCACTTTCATGCTCACACTTGTGTTGTCTGCAAACTTATTTGCATCAGCCGTTCGGGAAGCGTTCGACCCGAGATTGGTCCTCAAAATCGGGAGGAAGGAATAATGCTTCAGATCTCTAATATGGTGACTGAAATCCTCACTTCCGAGGATACGGTTCGCGTCGTAGACGGCCTGAGTCTGACGTTGAATCGAGGAGAAATCTGCGCCTTAGTCGGAGAATCCGGATGCGGCAAATCAATGACGGCGTTTTCTCTATTGAGACTTCTGCCAAGCTCCGGACGAGTCTCGAGCGGTGTTGTTACCGTTGACGGAACGGAAATCATGGGTCTGCCGGAAGCGGCGATGCGCAATATTCGTTCCTCCAAGATCAGTCTGATTTTCCAAGAACCGGCGACGTCGTTAAATCCGGTGATGACCGTCGGGGATCAAATTGTCGAGACGATTCTGCTTCATACTCCGCTGCGCGGCGATGAAGCGCGAGCAAAGGCACTCGACTGGCTGAAAAAAGTCGGAATTCCCGAGCCTGAACGCAGAATGAAATCATTCCCGTTTGAGCTCTCCGGCGGCCAAAAACAGCGTGTGATGATTGCTATCGCGCTGGCGGCCGAGCCGAACTACCTCATTGCAGACGAACCGACAACGGCGCTGGACGTTTCCGTTCAGGCTCAGATTCTTGATCTTTTAAAGCAGCTCAAGGAAACCGAAAACATCGGCATTCTGCTGATTACTCATGATTTGGCTGTGGTAGCACAGGTCGCTGACAGAGTGGGGCTGATGTATGCCGGTGAGTTAGTGGAAGAGGCATCGGCGCGTGAGTTCTTCTCCAAACCATTGCACCCTTATGCGCGCAACCTGTTAAAGGCACTGCCTGAAGGAAAGCAAAAGAGCCAGATGCTTGAAGCGATTCCGGGCATGGTTCCTCGCCTGAACCGAGAGTTCCACGGGTGCCGATTTGCCGAACGCTGCAAAAAGGCGCGCCCGGAATGCTCTGAGCATAAAGTTGCCTTACAGGAGATTGGCGGACGAAAAGTTCGCTGTCTGTTCCCTGAAAATGATCCGGTTGAGCTTCCGCGAAGTGACGTGGTTGTCGAAAGGGAGCAGAAGGATGTGCCTCGTATTTTGGAAGTCAAAGATTACAGCGTTTGGTTCCCGATTCGCGGCGGATTTCTGTGTCCGACGGAGTACGCCAAAGCCGTCAACAATGTTTCCTTTGATGTGCTCAGAGGATTGACCACAGCGCTGATCGGAGAAAGCGGCAGCGGCAAAACCACCGTTGCCCGAGGCATTCTCCAGCTTCTGCGACAGCAGGCAAAAATCACGGGTTCTGCGCTCTTAAATGGAAAGGACTTAGGCAGCTTGAACGGTCCCGAACTTCGACAAGCCCGCGTCGATATGCAGGTTATTTTCCAAGACCCGTTCTCCAGTTTGAATCCAAGAATGCGCGTTAAGGAAATTCTGCTTGAGGGCCTGGAAAGTCTGCATCCTGATATTCCTGCAAATGAAGCGCTCGGCAGAATTGAAGGTGTCATCGGTCTTTGCGGACTTCGTTCCGATTCATTGAATCGGTATCCGCATGAGTTCTCGGGCGGTCAAAGACAGCGCTTGGCGATTGCTCGTGCGTTGGTGGTTGAACCCAAACTTCTGATTTGTGACGAACCGACTTCGGCTTTGGATGTTTCGGTGCAGGCTCAAATCCTGAACCTTCTGAACGAAATCCAAAGAAGCCGCGATATCTCGTACTTGTTCATCACTCATAACTTCGGTGTTGTGCGTTATCTCGCTGACGAAGTCATTGTGATGAAGTCCGGAGAAGTGGTAGAGGCGGGATCGGCGGAAGAAATCCTTAATCGTCCGAAAGATCCTTACACCTGCCGTTTGCTGGAAGCAGTTCCAAATTTCGACTCCTTGAAGTAACGATCAAGAAGTTCGTACAAGGTCGACAGAGGCGCCTAGATACGGAGAGAAGTTCTAGGCGCTGTTAGCGAGATTCAGCGAAAGACGAAATAAAAATTCAGAGGGGACTTTTATCTTTTAAGGAAGGATTTAAAGAAGGCCTTGCTGGTTGATCAGAGAGTTCTGGCTGTCAAAGAAAACCTCTATTTTGAGGATTGAGCAGAAATTGAACAAGATTGAACAAGTATTGTGAGTCGGCCTAGCTTGAGAGGGAGCCACTTCATCTTTTATTTCGAAAATGACAGCAGTTTTTTCAGCGAAATTTCGCTAAAGATAAAATAAAAATTTAGAGGGGATTTTTATCTCTAAACGATCGGATTAAACAGACTTTTCCTTCTGGGGCTAAGCGTTCTTGATGTCAAATAAAGTACCTATTTTTTGGAATTGAGTAGAAATTGAACAAGAATCGCGCAAAGATTGAGCAACTATTGAACAAGTATCGTGCATAGGCCGAGCTTGAGAACGAATTTCTCTTTTCAATCCGGAAAGAGTAACCGAGCGTTTTCCGTGATGTCTCGCTGGGTGGCTGCGATGTCTATAAAAACGTCTCCTAAGCGATCTTGATCAGATATGATCTGGATTCCGTTGTTTTGACACAAATCTAAGTAGACCGCCAGCGCCGTTCTTTTGTTGCCGTCCTGGAAGAAGTGACCTTTGAGGAGGCTGACAACGATGCTGGTTATCTGCTCTGGGACGGTGCCGTAATAGGAATAGCTGGACAGACATCCGCCGACTCGCTGTCTTCCTTCTTCTGAGCAGCGATTACCGGAGAGAGCCTCATTGATCAAGACAACCGCATCAATATCTAATGGCGTACTCATTTGTCTTTTAGATAATCAAAAGTCTTTTTGAAGGTGCTTAGATTTTCTTTAAAGCGCTTGAGCATCTGCTCTTTAGTATTTGGACGGAGCTCTTGTTTTTGAGAACCTGATTTCTTATCTGTCATGGTGTAGAAAGAGAAGAGCCGTTTAGATTTGATTAACCGGCTCGGCTTCTTCTCTCAAGGAGAACTAAAAATTAACCTTGTTCGCTGAAGCGCTCTTTAAGCCGCTGAGGCAGTCCTCCGCTGCGTTGCGTGACGGTCTTTAAAGACATGCCCAGAACATCCTTAGCCCCGAAAATCTGGCACGTTTTTTCCGAACGAGTAATGCCGGTATAAAGAAGTTCGCGCGTGCATAACGAGGCAGCATCACTTCCGGCGCTCAGCGTCGGCAGGAAGATGGCGACATCACGGAAGCCGGAACCCTGCGATTGGTGAATAGTGATGGCAAAGGCAGTGTCATATTTTGGCAGCAGCTGAGCCGGAACGATTTTCTTCAGATCACCGATGAATGCATACCACGTCGGTTTGTCGGAATCAGCTGTCTTCAAGCCGAAAATAATAGCCACGTCGCCGTTGGCAACACCGAGACCGGAGTCGTTTTGACGAACAATGATGACCTTGCCGTTGTACATGTCATCGGCGGATGGGACTTTAAATGCCGATTTAACAAAATCTTCGCAAAAGTCATTGACGGCGTTGACGCCTGTGGGACCTTCACGCTGTGCGCATAAGGGCCGGAAGGTACTCAACTCGTTCCAAACCTCTTCAAGAGCTTGTTGTACATCACTAGGAAGGTTTTCGAAGCTGGCTGATCTGGGATCTACTTCGTTTTTATCATTCGAAGTTAAAGTCAGGTTTAAGTTTTGGACTGCTTTGCAGTAGGTATCGAGTTTTTCTTCTAACCAATTCTGAGCCCGCAGAGGAAGATTTCTTCCTGCAGATTTGAAAAACACGCCGGTATCCTTAAATCCTTCGAAGGGACGATCGTCCGTATATTCAACTTGCGAAATAAAGCTGGAAAGGTCGGGATCTTTCTTTTCTTCGAGCGCGAGCATGCACTGAGCTAACCTGCCGATAGCGGATTTGTCATTGAAGCGAATGCTCTCTTTTAATTCAACGATGTGCCCTTTTAAAACTCCTGAATTATCAGAGATATCCGCAAATACCGAACCCGGCCCGACGGCTGCCAGCTGATGCTTGTCGCCTAAGAACACTGTTTGAGTTCTGGCCGGGTCAATTGCTCTGACAAGCTTCAAAGCCAAGGCCGAGTCAATCATTGAACTCTCATCCACGATTAGCAAATCTGCTTCAATCGGATTATCCGCAGACGGCCGTTTTCCGTTGGATAAATCCGTAACCAGTAATTTATGGATCGTTAAAGAGGTCAGCCTGTCTTCGGCAAGAGCTTTGCGAACCTCGGGATAGTAAGGAGCAGAGGTTGGACCGGCATCCGCCTGATTTTTTACGGATTCAAGGAGGCGGCTTGTGGCTTTCCCGGTTGGTGCGCACATTTGAATGATGCCCTTCGGATGAATCTCCAAAAAGGCTTCGATGAACTTCACAACGGTAGTTGTTTTGCCGGTACCGGGACCGCCGCAAATGACGGAGAATTTTTCCGAAACCGCAAGTTCGGCTGCTTTCAGCTGTAGGGGATTTAAAGAGTAGGCTTTCTTGTCGCCCTTTTCTCGTGCATTCTTTAACGTCTGTTCTAGCTGTCCCAAGGCCTCTTTTACCTCGTTGACTTCGCTGGCGCTTGCAGAGCACATACCGTGAATTCCCGCAGCCAAACGGCTTTCAGAGCAAAAGTTGCGGCGGGAATAAATTCTCAGCTTTTTCGGTTCGCTTACGTCAAGAATAAAGGGCGTCGGAGCGACAGAAAGGTTGTTGGGTTCATCAGCAATTTTGCTGCTGCCGTCTGTTAGCAGCTCTGCTTCCCTAAGCAGCTCCACGTATCCTTTATTTTGCGGCGTTGCATCAAGCTCGACACATAAACCTCCGAGGTGTTCTGCTTGTCCGAGATGCAGCATAAAAAACGCCAGCGCATTTCGCTGCTCTGCCGTCACAGTTTTTCCTCGACGAGCTAAAAGATCAAGCAGAATGGTGCCGAGGTTTTCAAATGAATTTTGGTTTTGCGAAATCATTTCACGCAGCTCCTTTAGCACGAGATTCCAGGAGTTCACGACTAAATCCGTTTTTCAGGAAGTCGTCTAAACATTCGATAAGGCCATCTTTGGGACGCTCAAAGTATGTTCCGCGCCCTTCTTTGTTGATACCGCGTAAAAAGCAGTAAATCGCGCCTCCGATGACTTTATAACCCTCACCTTCAGGCAGATTTAAACGAACCTCGAGCATTCGTTTGAGCGCAACCAGGTAAAGCGTCAACTGGAGCTCATAGTGATTGTTTTTCATCAAGGCGTCTACGGCTTCTGGCGTGTACAGCTCGGGAGCATTATTGCGGTAATCAATTTTGTTCGTCTTCCAGTCGATGACCCAATATTTGCCGTCTGCGGCAAATGCTAAGTCGATGGAGCCCGTGAGGTATCCGCGCATATCGAGTTCCGATAAATGGAAGTCTTTATAACGAGAATCAAAGGCTGTTAGTGTTTCAGCCAAAAGACTCGCCGTCAGACGTTCTCTGCCCTTTATCGGAGCTCCGACGGAAAGCATGAATTTCAATTCCGGACGGCAATCTTTAAGATTTTTAAAAAGCTGAGCGAGGTGGAAGCCCGGCGCGGAGGGCAGAATCTTTGCTTCGAATAAATTTTCGAAGAACTCTTCCGTTTTGGTCTCGATTTCGGCCTTTCGTTCTTCTGTTTCCGGAACGACATACCCCTTAAAACGATCATCTAAAAATTTGTAGACTCTGAGCTTCCAATTATGAAAATTTTTGTCGAAGATCTTTTCCAATAATTCATGGACTTTCGTGCCGAATTCGGCAGCGCTCTGAGAACCTTTGAGAACCTCCAAAATATCCTCTTCTTTCGATGCTGCGACTGGTTCCTCTGATTCTGAAGCTTCTGTTTCATCAGTGATGACGGCAGAATCCTGTGCCTCCATGGTTCTCAATAGGCTTGTGAAACTAGAGGAAATCCAGGAACGATTTTGTCTGTCACCGCGACCGGCTCTGAGATCAAGATGTTCGATCTGTTCTCTAATGGAGACTTCGAAGTCACTAAATTTGCCGGGTTCGAAGTCAAAACGAATATCAAAAGGAGAGTAAGCATTCAAGGCTTTTTCAGAGAGCATGAGAGGATGTGCGTTGTTTTTGTTGTGCTCGGATATTCCTTCAAGCAGGGCTTTTCTCACTTCCCTTGCCGACGCTTCCTTCGGGCTCAAAGCTTCCCGCAGCCGGTTCAGCCCGTTAATTATGGCCATTCCTCCTGACGTTTCTCCGCTGATAGCCTGCGCAAGCGGATATTTTCCGCCGACGCTTCCGTGCGGCGCCCCTGATTTAGTCTTCTTAAAGAAATAAGGCAGGACCACTCTTGCTGTTGCCCGCGTCATAGCGACATATAACAATCTCATTGACTCTTCATAAGATTTCTCAACAAAGTCGTCGGGAGCCTTTTGTTCGGTTTCATAGAAGGTAATGACACCTGTTGCATCGTCTCTAAATTCTTGACTCTTGGAAAAGCTTATTGGCCGATCAAGGTAGTAAACAACCGGGTATTGAAGTCCTTTACTGCTGTGAATGGTCTCTACCCGAACCACATCGGAATCGGTTTCACGTCTCAGGGTATAGCTGTCGTTGTTCTTTTTTTGTTCTTGTTTTAACCAGCGCAGCAGCCCCTGCAGATTATCTATGGTGTTGTGCTGCTGATGCAGAAGCTCCAAGATGTGCTGATAGTTCGTGAGGGCGCGTTCTCCGCCGTATTGCAGTAAACGCTCTTCGGTTTTGGCGCCGGCGAAAAGGTTAGAGACTGCAGCGATGATTCCTCTCTTTTCGTAGATTTTCGCTGAATTCTCCAATAGCAAGCGTGCCTGGGCAGAGGCCGCATCGTTGTTTAGTAAGTCATTCAACGAGTCGCCGAAAATTCGGGTTGCCTGAGCCGCTGCCACAAGACGCGTATCTCTCGGATCGTACATAGCCTCCAGAACGCTCTTGAGTTCGTGCGCTTCTTTAGAACATAAGACGTTTTCATTCGAGGAGCGAAGAGTTCGAATGCCTCGCTTGCGCAACTGCTCAATAACTTTGTCAGCATGGAAGCGCTTTGCGACCAATATGGCGATGTCACTGGGCCTCAGTCTCCGGCCTTCATAGAGAACGTTTTCCTTTAGTAAGGATTCGATTTCCTCTGCGATGGCAATAGCCTCCATATCGTGAAGAGCCTCTGCATTGGACAAGGCCTTAGTGTCGGCGTTAGACCAGAAAGCGAAAGAGGGGAGGGGTTCGAGTTTACCGTTTTTCTCTAGGAGGAGCGGTAGTTTTTTCTTATTAAACTGCACCGGCGAATAGGTCAGAGCCTGATTCAAAAAGCCGCCGTCGGGCCCTTTTCCTTCCGGATTGAAGTATTCATTAACTCCGGCGATGATTCCCGGCGTTGAACGATAATTCTTCACTAACTGGTAAAGGTTGTTGATTTCATTTTTGGCTAACAGATACGTTTCGAGACTGGCATTCCTGAAGCGATAAATAGACTGTTTCGGGTCGCCGACAAAGATGACGGGTTTAGAGCCTTCCGGATCATCTAAGAACAGATGTTTGAAAATAGAGTATTGAATCGGGTCCGTATCCTGAAATTCGTCAATTAATGCAGCGCCATAAAGATTTTGAATGGCTTTGGTGAATTCCGGATCTTTAACAATGCGTTCTTCTGCTTCAATCAGCAGGTCATCGAACGTAAATAGACGCTCATCTTTCTTGTTTTTTTCGTAGAGAGTTGTTGCCTGATCAATAAAAGTATTAAAAAACTGATTGGTTTCTTCTTCAGGCTCATGCTCGGAGTCTTTCATCAGCTTCATTTGCTGAGTGAGGGGCTTAGTTCTGCTCAGGCCGGCAGCAGTCGATAGGATGTCTGCCCATGGAATGTCGCGAGCTAGAGATAGTTGTTCCGTAGGGCAGGTTGGATAAGCCTTGGGAAGATTTGTACGAAGAAAAGTAGTTAACGCTTTATCTTTCGCATCTGAATCATCGCCGATCTCAAAGTCGTAGTTCCCTTTTGAAGAAAAGACAAAGTCTTGCAGGATTCGCTGGCAAAATCCGTGAATAGTAAAAATGGCAGCGTCGTCAATCTTATTGAGCGCCGTTTGCAGTTTTTCAAGAATTTCTGCCGAACAATATTTCTTTTCTTCCCAGCTATCCAGCAGATCGTTGAAGCTGCCGTTCTTCTTCAGTCTGATTTGTTCAATGAGTTCCGTCAGGTTGCTGCGCAAACGAGATGACAGTTCATCGGTGGCCGCATTCGTGAATGTCACAACCAAAATCCGATCCAGCTCAATCCCTTTCTCGACTAAAAGCCTGAGCAGCACCCGCATCAAGGAATACGTTTTTCCGGTGCCGGCGCTGGCTTCCAAAAGCATGTGCCCCTCAATCGGCGTTGTGGCTGCATCAAATTCTTTAAAAAGCATAAATACTCCGATTAAGGTTTAAGTTTCTCAACGAAATCAATTAGCGCTTTGATTGCTTCGGAAAGGTAGATGTCTTTCTTTTTGCCATCTCCTTTGAGGAGTTTGTAGTAATCGCTGAGCTCTTCTTTGAGAGCTGTGGATAAATCAGCCGCTTTCCGTACGTTTTCCTCTGAAACACCTTGCCAAAGCAGGGCATCATCCGAGGCATTCATTCCCAGTGCGTGCCTGCAGTGACACTCAAATAACTTCAAGAAAGCTTTAAGCGGTTCGCCGCCGTGGTTCTGAATAATCGAAGAGTAAGAAATACTGAAATGATCTGTGTCTGAACTATCGTTAAAGACAAGCAAATCGTATGGCTCTCCTGCCTCCGTCCAAATAATTTGACGCAATAGTTCACGATTTTGTTCTGATCCAGAGCAAAAAACGCCGAGCTTGACGCGCAAGGTCTCGCCTTCCGTTTTCCAAAGGAAGAGATCTGTTTTGTCCGTGAGGCGACGGACGTATGTCGATATTTCAGGCGGAACTTGATAGTCAAGCGTCGCAGAGACAGTTGTTAGAGTTTCAGTCTCCATAAATTGTTTTCTTGCGGCATATGCCTCGGTAACTTCTGAGGCTTCAAAGCTGAGAACTGCACGCCGGACGCTTTCGATGCCGTACTTAGGATTAAGGGCCAGAAGGTCGAGCGCCTCTTTGTCGGAGAAGTTGTTCTCAAGCAAAGAAAGAAATTTTCGGCTGACGGTTGAGTGCATGAGCTTGTCATCTTTGGCAGGGACGATCATTCTTTCGTCGGCTTCGAAGTCTGATGATTCAAGTTTGAGCAAGTTAGCTGTCCACTCATCGTAGGATGTCAGAAACTTTATGAGGAAATTAACCTGCAGTTCCCGAAGCTTGGAGTTCTGCATCGTTTTGGGAAGTTTCTCATCGGGAATCCCTGTGTTGGCGAACATGGATTCCTTCGCATCGGGGTTCCTGTAGGCGTGCTCGATTGATTCGAGAACGTCTTTCCGCGGGCTCTTCCAGAAAAGGTTGTTTTCCCGTTTTTCTAGGGATTTCGGTTCCTCTAAGAAATTTCTCATGGAAAAGCGATTTAAAGGAACCTTTGTAACGATGCTCTTCCATAGTTCGTCAGCCTTTTCCTGAGCAGTGCCGTCCTCCATTCCCACGCTCATGGCATGAGAAAGGAAGTAATTTTTGAAGTTATCAATGACAAGCGACGGATTATTTTCGCTTTGCGGCTTCGTTCCGATTGTGTAGGAAATCAAAAGGTTTTCCCGAGCGCTGAGAAGCGTGTCAAGGAAGACAGCGTTATTGTCTTTTCTCGCGTCTCGGTCACCGCGGCGCCGGTGGTCCTTGGTTAAGTCAAATTCTTCAAATTTCGGTGTTCCCGGGAACCCGCTTTTTTCATCAAAACCCAAGCAGCAAATGACCTTGTAGGGAATACCTCTTGCCAGCGAAATGGATGTGAATGTCATGGTCCCGGAGCTTGTCACCTCGCGTTTTGTTTTGGAGAGTTCGCTTCTCAGCTCGCTTAATACAACATCGAAGCTGACCGGTTTTTCTGTGCCGTCAAAAGCGGCGGTCAGACCTTTGCAGACTGTTTCAATGATTTCTGTGAAGTTATAGGATTCCTCAGGATCGCAGCTGCTGCCGAAGAAACGGTTTTTCATGTCCAGAAGCGATTCTCTCCAGCCCTCTGCCGGAAGTGCAAAATCGCTGGCGAGCAGTTCGCGGCGCTGATCGGCAAGGTTCAGGTAAAGCTGAGAAAGCGCCTGGATTAAACGACCCGAGTCGTCGGAAACAGTGTCAAAGCCGGCTTCTTCGTCGCCGCGGATAGGAAGCACCTTCTTAAATGGCAGGGGAGAGGCCTCATCAAGGAAGAATCCGAGCGAAAGCCGTTCCATGGCGTCTTGAAGAGACGTGTCTTCATCTGTGAAATTAAGCGCTGCAAGCTGCTGGTGATCGATTCCGACAGAGTACCCGGCGGAATAAAGCCAAGTTTGGATGACAGAGATATCGTCCAAAGAGAAGCCCCACTGCTGCTGAACGGGGAGTTTTTCTAGCCAAGCAAAGAACTCTCTGGCGGAAAAATCAGACATCAAGAGCTTGCCCAAGCCCACAAACGCATCCGCGAGCGCGTTCTGCTTTTCTTCGCTGAGACCGATGATCTTCCAAGGAATGAAAAGATCCTTCGGCAGTGATGCCATGACGCCTTCGATGACGGGAGCTGCCTTTTCGATGTCTGGGACCACGACCAAAACATCGGATGGTTTAAGGACGCGCTTTTTATCCGTGAACCAGTTCTGGAGAATATCGATGGTCGCTTCGACTTCTCGGACGAAAGAGGGCGCTTTAAGGATACGAAGACTGACGTCGTTCTCATCAGGCTCAGTGGGCAGAAGTGTGCTGTCCATTCTAAGAATGGAGTTTTGGAAGCTATGCAGGAATGACTTGGAGGGGTACTCTAAATACGCAGAAGCTGATTCAGCACTAACCTTGGTTTTAAGTTCTTCTTCGGGGTTTTCAAAAGTTTTTTCTGTGCTTAAGAAATTCCGAGATCCGGGTTGTTTGACGGACGCATTCTGACGTTTCTTTTTTGCCTCCTCTGAAATATCTGTTTCGATCGCTGAAGCTTCCTCCTCAGAGAAAAGGAAGCTGTCCAATCTGTCAATGGCGGCTCTCGTACTTGCTGCATTTGTCAGTAGGTAGTTCAGGCAGCTGTTGTCGACTTTGAAATTTTCTGACCAATCGAACTGCGCTTTCGGTACGGACTCAAACCAGTATTCGGCACATGGATTAAGAATGTACAGATTAAGTTCTGCCGGGGAATCTTCATAGGCTCGAATCAGAGGCAGTAAGTTTGGCGGAATCGAGAACGGCAGGAAAAGATGAATCGGCAGGCTGTCTTCAACCGGCTTGTTCTTGCGGATTCGTGTAATGGTATTTTCAAGCCAACCGAAGATTTTTCCCCTGTTGTCAGCGCCGGTTTGTTCGATTAATTCTTGCCAAAGACGTTTTTGCCATAAAAAGTCAGAGTTTTCCTTCAGCCTCGCTTCTTCGATCTTTGCATTCGGCGCCGGGAGCGGGTTGTTAAGTTCAAACTTTTCTAACGCCCACTGCTGCAGCCA